>Ga0075557_113_pt1 | contig 40835 bp, 33 predicted proteins | sample RifGroE2_FD_68113 | JGI IMG/M metagenome (GOLD analysis project Ga0075557, IMG submission 68113) | candidate division TM6 bacterium GW2011_GWE2_36_25
GACTATCCATTACCCACATCTTTTTTTAAAATACGATACATTTCAACAGCTCCTTCAAGTGTTCGCATTCCTCTCCATATGACTTTCATACCAGGGTTGCCATCACTCTTTCTTCCCAGAAAGCCTCCAATTTTAGCAAGCATGATAATAGCCTCTCGTAATGTTGGAGGTTGCTTTGGTTCACTGCTTGTTTTATTAAAATAACAAAATAATGCTCGCCATTCTGTATCATTGAATACTTTTGTACAAGGTTCATGAGGAGAAACACGCGACAGATATGTAGCATACATAATACGCCAAGCAATTATGCTGTAAGCCGCAATTGCCTTGTTAAATTTTTCAGCATCTTCAAATTGTAGTTCCTCTACTTTGCAACCTTGTTTCAAAGAAAAGTGAAATCGCTCAATAAGCCAACGCTTCGAATATGTTGTTACAACATATATGGCATCTTCTAATGTATTAACTTCTAGTGTCGTTAATATTTTCCAATAAATTGGTTTATGAATCTCTGTATTATGATTAATTTCTTTGGCAGAAACAATGTTAATTTTACAGGAAGGTAATTGAGATTTATTAGAAGGTGCCTTGATAATTTCTTTTGAAAAACGAACTTCTAAATTTGCTATTCTTTCTTTTATTGTTCCAGAGCGTTTTATTGTTACATTCATCATTCCAGATGAATTCTTTTTTTTTAAGTTATCAAAAACTTTTTCTTGTTCAATTGACATTCTATTATAGTTAGACCTTATTATAAGATCTAAGTTTTCACTTCTTTTTTCCAAGAAAAGTTCATATATATCAGCCCCTCGATCCGCGAGAAATATACCGTGATAATCGTTGGTTAAAGATCAATTGGAAGCTTTGTTCTTAATTTTCTTTTTCCATAATCTTCTGGCTTTCTTCCCCAACAATCTTGACGAACAATGCCCAATGCAAGTTCTTCTTCTGTTGAAACAATCGTTGTATGAAGATTTAGGCCTCTCGCTTTTTGGTTTCTTAAAACACCGATTCTTTTAAGCTTTTTATGTGATGATAATACAATATTTGTTGAATCAGATAAAAAAAGAAATGTAGTTTCTTTTGGATATTGATGCATTCGATCTATTGTTGTTTTGCTAAATCCATTTATAATTTTTTGTTCATCAATATTATTATTGGCAAAAAATCTATATGCACCTTTTGTTTCAGCCATGTTCTCCGAATGCCTCTAAAATTTTTAAAAATCTGTTCTTTAATCTTTTATCATTAAAATTCATATAACTTATTTCATTTTTAGCCCACATAAGCACACCCTTTTTTTAATAAGCTTCCTATTATTTTAAAAAAAGATGTGGGTAATGGATAGTCATGGCGAACGCTTGCTTTTATTTCCATTAATAACATATTTCAACGTTTATTATTTATCGAACTCGCGTTAACATAAAAAAAGCCCGCATAATATACGGGCTCAACTTTTGGCTGGGGCGGAAGGATTCGAACCTCCGAATGACGGTACCAAAAACCGTTGCCTTACCACTTGGCTACGCCCCAACAAAACTTATTAATTTTTATTTACCTTCAGCGGAACGATTGTATTCTTCGATTATAGTCTTCTCAATATCAGAACGTGTATCTGAATTAAGCGGATGAACTATATCACGAAAAGAACCATCTTTTCTTTTGCGAGAAGGCATCGAAATAAAGAAACCTTTATCTCCTTCGATTACCTTAAGATCTCTAATGATAAACGTGTCATCAAAAACCATTGTTGCATATGCTTTCAATCTACCGCCATCTTCAACTGGATAAATTTTAACTTCCGTGATTTTCATGTTTATTACCTTTAAGCAAATACTTCAGGGCCACCTACTTCTTTTTCCCTTACTCCATTTTGAAAAATTATTGTATTTTAATGATTTTCCTCCCTTACAATCTATAGTTTCCATACTCATTTGTCAAACTTTTTCACGCAACTTAACAGCGTTGGGCAGCTCGTAATCGAGCCGAACGGGAAGATGGATTTTCACCTATCTCTTCCTCCGTCGCCACAACAATGTTTTTAGTTAAAATTTCAAAACCTTTGTTACCCACCAAACAAGGATGTTCTACCAAAAATCTTTTCACCAGACGATCTTCAAGTGAATGAAAGCTTATACATACTAAACGACCCCCTTCACTTAACAATTCTAGTGATTGTTGTAAAAGCATCTTAATATTATCAAGTTCTTTATTTACGTAAATTCTCAACGCCTGAAAAACTTTGGTAGCAGGATGAATATGACCCCTTTTACCCAAAACAGATTCAATCAAATCTGCCAAATGTTTCGTTCGTTCAATGGCATGTTTTTTACGCTCTTCGACAATGGCTCGCGCAATTTTGCGTGAATAACGTTCCTCTCCAAATTCAAAGAAGATCGTTGCCAATTCCCGCTCAGACGCATTATTTATAACGTAAGCAGCTGTCATTTTTTGATGCGCAGGAGACATCCGCATATCAAGAAATGAATCAACCGCAAAGGAAAAGCCTTCTTTTTCAAAAATTTGCGCCTGCGAAGTCCCAAAATCTGCTAAAATCCCATCCACCTGCGTAATATTAAGCTCCTTTTTAAGCAAACGCTGCATTTGTGCAAAATTTCCCCACAAAAGGGTAATGCGTTCACCAAATTCTTCTTTAATTTCAGCAGCATGTTTTTCAAGAGCAACACGGTCCCAGTCAAACGCAATCACACGACAGGTAGGTTCTTTAGTTAAAATTGCACGCGTATGACCACCCCCTCCAAATGTTGCATCAATATAAATACCTTTTGGTTGAGGATTTAAATAAAAAAGAACCTCGTTTACGAGAACAGATTTATGGTAACGATTCATTGCATACTTATCTGTTTATCAAGAAGTTGTTCATCCAACAAAACGTCTGCGTCTTTTTTGGCCGCGGTAAATGAAACGGGGCGCTGTGCCAATTCATCGATAATTGTACTTAAGTGCATACCATGTGAACCTTTTACAAGAACAAGCAACTCTTTTTTCATCATCTTATCAAGTAATGATGATATCTGGTCAACGGATTCTACATAGGTAACATGCATATGCAGGGGAACTAAATCTTGTGCAGCCTTAATCCACTTGCCTACTAAAATAACCTCGGCAATCGATGGTGTCTTTCTCAAAAAACGACCAATTTGCCGGTGCCAAAAAGAACTATCGACACCAAGTTCAAGCATATCGCCCAAAACGGCCACCTTACACGCTTCCGTTTTGACTTGCTCGAGTGCTAACAGCGCTGCTTTAACGCTTTCTGGACTCGCATTATAACAATCATCAATAATGGTGCCTTTACCTTTTTTAAATGGTAAAAATTCAAAACGACTACCAACATTTAATGGTTGCTGAATCCCCTTAACAATAAATTGATCCTCAATATGTAACAAATAACATATTGAGGCGGCAGCAAGTGCATTAAAAAGACGTCCTTCGTGGCTACTTTGTAAACGAACGGCATATTTATTTTTATAAAGTTTTAAAATAAAGCTTATATGATCACTGTTGATATGTACTTTTCGCGCTTGGACTTGATTTATAGATTTTGCGCCAAATTTGATTACTGGATGAATATACCCAACACGAGCCAAAACATCTTGGTCTCCATTGACAATGCCGATACTATCTTGTTTAAAATATTTAAAAATCAATCTCTTTTCAGTTGCAATATCCTGCAAAGAACCCAGTCCTTCCATATGACTATGTCCAACTGTAATGATAGCTGCAATCGTTGGTTTAAGAATATCAACAGAACGATTCATATCACCCCGCTGACTAATACCAACCTCAAAAACACCGACTTCATGATATTTGCGTAATTTTAAAATGCTAAGCGCTAATCCGATGATACTTGAATAATTACCAGAGGTTGCAACAAAACTTTTTCCTTTTAGATTTAAAATATTGGCAACCATTTCGCGCGTAGAAGTTTTTCCAATTGATCCGGTAATACCAACAATAGGAATATTAAATTGAGCTCGCCATTTAGCTGCAAGCTTATATAATGCTTGATAGGTATCATTAACTAATAAAACCAATTTTTTTTGCAAAAAATTTTTATCAAGTTTATTCAATAAATCTTTTTTATCTTTATTGATGATGATACCTGCAGCGCCCTTTTCAAAGGCGTCACAAATAAAATCGTGACCATCAGCTTGGTTGCCCGAAAAGGCAATAAATATATCACCTTTTTGTAATGTTCTGGTATCAATTGACAGATTCAGTTCTTCAGGAAAAACATCGTACAAAATCTGCCCATCTGACAATGCGGACGCAACAAAATTTTTATCAAACATCACATTCTCCATAACGATGACTCAATCTCTTTATTGCATAACATGTGAACAACTTTCTCTTTTTTTTGCTCATTTGTCAAGGTTAAAAAACTTTATTCTGTTCTTATAACCTTTCGAGTTTTTCCACTTTCACCAGACATAATAAAACCGTGCAGTTCTAACGCTTCAATAATACGTGCAGAACGATTATAACCAATCCTAAATTTTCTTTGTAATAATGAGATAGAAATCTCATCAACTTCATCTAAAAATTTTAAAACCTCTTTAAAAATTTCATCATCTTCATCGCGAACCGTTAATTCTTCATTTAAAACTTGATCCAATTGTAAGTACTCAACAGCCCGCTCTGCTTGAATATGTTTTACAATATTAGAAATTTCTTCATCTGAAACATATGCACCATGAGCTCGTTGTAACAATGATGCATTTGGATCAAGAAACAGCATATCGCCGCGCCCCAATAATTTTTCAGCACCAACAGCATCAAGAATGGTGCGCGAATCAACTTTAGAAGTTACACGAAAAGAAATACGACTCGTAAAATTAACTTTTATTAAACCCGTTATTACATCAACTGAAGGTCGTTGCGTCGCCACAATCATATGAATTCCAGCTGCACGTGCCATTTGTGCAATACGAGCCAACCATTCTTCAACCTGCTTGCCCGCTGTCATCATTAAATCCGCAAGTTCATCAATAACCATCACAATATATGGCATCTCTTTAATAGCTGACTCACCAAAACGAATATGATAATCATTGATACTGCGCACCCCTTTTTGCGCCATCAACTCATAACGTTCTTCCATTGTTTTAACGGCCCACTGCAAAACCTGAATTGCACGTTTAGGCATCGTCACAATGGGAAACAGTAAATGAGGAATATCGGCATAGGCTGAAAATTCTAAGCGTTTAGGATCAATTAAAATTAATTTAAGTTCATCAGGAGTCTTTCGGCAAAGAAGCGTCGTTAACATCACATTTAATGCAACAGATTTGCCAGAGCCGGTTGAACCCGCAACTAATAAATGAGGTAAATGGGCTAAATCAATAATTAATTCTTTGCCAACCGTATCACGCCCTAAAACAAGTGGTAAAATACCGTGAAAAGATTCATAAGTCCGCGACCGAATTATATCAGATAGTAAAACATCTTCACGTTTTTTATTTGAAACTTCAAAACCAACGACAGATTTTCCGGGAATTGGGGCCAAAATACGCAATGATGTTGCTTCTAATGCTAATGTTAAATCATCCTCTAATGCGATAATTCTACTTAATTTCATGTCGGCTTTTGGTTGGTATTCAAAACAAGTTACCACCGGCCCTCGTTTTATCGCTGAAACCTTCCCTTCAATACCAAAGCGCGCCAACTTCTCTTCTAAAACAGCCGCTTGCTTCTTAAATAATTCTGATGCCTCATCTGCAAGGTGATCACGAGACAGGGTTTTAAAAAGTGTAAGATCTGGCAACCGGTATAATGGTGCCTTTTTTTCTGGATGCTCATCAGGTTTCACTTTTTCCATCACTTTTTTATTTTTCCCCCAAATCACATCATTTACCACATCATCTAATGAAGATAACTGTTCGAGTTGTTCATCATTAAATAAAACATGTGGGTCCTTCTCAATATAAGTACCCGAGATAAGCTTATAAATCCCCACAACAAACTGTATTAATGCTTGAGCAATATTTTTCATGCTTCTAAAAAATTTTCGCACTACGCTATTTTTTTTCATTGTCATTCGCACAAACCGTATGATGTAATAAACGGGAACACAAAACAAAAGTCTCGTTAAAATAACAAAAGAAGCAAGTAAAAAGGTAAACGCAGCAATTTTTATTACCTGATCCTCAACACCATTAAAACAACCATTAAGTCCTTCACCAAGCACGCCCCCTTTTAATAAAAGGCCATGAAAAACAACACCAGAAAAAAACGTTGCAAATAAACACACGGCTCCAATAAAAACAATAAAAGAAATTAAACGATCCCACTCAACACGCCATAAAGAAAAATAAGTAACATAGGCTAAGTAAAAAAAGAAAAAAGGAATTATAAAAGCACTCAAACCTAAAAAATAAACGAGGATTAAACCTAACGAATTCAAAGACCATATATACCAATCTGTAGAAACTGATAAATCAACAAAAAAAAGTGACGGCATATGCGATTGATAAAAAAGCAATGCATATAACAATATACCACCAGAAAGAACTAATAATAATGTAAATAAAAATCTTTTATATTTATGTAATAATATTTTCATATTAATACGCCCTTACATCCATAACGCAACTATTATTGGTAGTAGCATATACCAACCGAGCCACCAAAGTCGATTCCTTTTTATTAAAAAATAGACCACATACAATAAAAAATACGATCCAATAGTAGCAAACAAAATCCCAATCAAATAAATAGTATCAAAACACATAATTGGCGCTCGAGACAATTGATATAAACCTATTACTAAACCACCAATACCAAGAGGAACAAAAGCTAAAAAGGAAATAGCCAGTGAATCAACTGGCGCTATTTTTTTAAAGCGAGCAATAAAATAGGTCGCACCTAACCGAGAAATACCAGGAGCAAATGCCAATGTTTGTGCTAATCCAATTAATAATGCATCAATATAATGCCATTTATTAATGATCGAATCGGGCTTTATTTTTCTCAAACCAAATAAAAGACATGCTGTAATTATAAAACCTACTGCTACCGGAATATTTTTTAAGAAAGGTCGAAAAATCAAAAATCCAATTAATGTAACAAACTCAACAATAAAGAAAAAGACGACAGGTCTTGTAAAAAAAGATCTTTTTACCCACATATCATGCAACACATCTTTCCAAAAATGGTAAAAAAAAACAAGAACAACGAGAGCTGTCGTACCATGTAATGCATAATAAAAAGGTGTTACACAACTTAAAAAAATAGTGTGACTACCCTCCGCTCCCAACAAAATATTTAACACCAAAAGGAGATGCCCCGAACTACTTACCGGAAGACTCTCTAGCAGAATCTGTACAAAAATTATCAAAAGCAAAAAGTCCATAACAAAAGCACTTTCGACTAACTACCTGCAGAAAAAATCGGCTAGCAGATCCATTTAATAAAATAAACTCTTTACAACTTTTTTTTATCATGAGTATAATGAACTATGCTTAATTGTCGACCTGGAACGATTAACAGTTGACTTCGCTTATAAAATATATTAGCGTTTTGAGTAACAAAGTGTCGACAATCAGCATTGGGTGGTAGTAAAAGTCAAATCTTAAAGATAACGGAAGGAGGGATACCAAAAAAACAGAAACAACTTTTGGTGTTGTGTTTAAAACAAAAATTAACTACATGTAAGTCCTAAAAGGAGTACTTTATGAAATTAATTCTCAAGAATATGCTAAGAGTTTGGCTGGCAGTAGTTTTAATGGTTCCAGCCGCTTTTGCATGCTGCAGTTCAAGCTGTTGCTCTTCTAATTCCTGTTGTTCTTCAAGTTGCGGTTCATCGTGTGGCACTTCATGCTGCAATTCATGTTCAGGCAACTGCTGCACAAGTTGCAGCGACTGCTGCGGTTGTTCAGACTGCTCAACATGCAGCAGCTGTTGCTCAGATTGCAATTTCTGCAATTTTGGCAAAACATGGTTCTCACAACGTGACCAAGGTTCAAATGAATACGTAGTCATGGCATTAACAGCCGACAAACGTCATCAATTTGATCGTGAAGAATTCTATGGCGATTTCGCAATTACACTTGGCTGGCAACAAAACTTCAGCCGCTATCGTTTATCTTCATACTTCCTGACCAAATGCGGTTCAGTAACGGTTGGTGCAAACGCTGCTAACGGCGCAGCCGCTGTTTCAGACATTCGTGCATCAGATCTCGGTCTTTCAACCACATTCACCGGTTGTGCATGGCTCTGTCCTAAATACCAAGATTTCATCGCAGACTTTGATCTCTACTTAGGATGGGATGAATTCATTCAAGGTTTCTGGACTGAATTACGTGTACCATTTGTTCACACCCGTTGGAATGCAGGCTTAGGCACCAAAGCAACAGCAGCAGGCGGCGACTACTACTCATTCACAGTAGACGGCGCATCAGAAGAACAATTTGCAGTTGCTGATACAGCTGGCCCAGTAGCAGTTGTTTACACCGGTAGCTGTGCTCTTTCAAGCGCATTACTTGGTAACAGCTCATTCGGCGATGCACCAAGACTCGCAGCAGGTAAAATGGTTAACTGCCGCAGAACAGCTAATGGTCTTGGCGGCGTAAGACTTGAAATTGGTTATGATTTCCTCCGTCGTGAACGTGGCTCAATGGGCTTAGCTCTCGACGTTCAATTCCCTGCAGCAAATAAACCTGCAAAGAATAACTGCTGCTGTGATCTCTACATTTTTGATCCAAAAGTAGGTTCACAACATTCATGGAAAATCGGCGGTATCCTTCGTGCACAATATATGCTCTGGGATCGTGAAGAAAGTGAACGCATTGACTTCTACTTTGACGGTCGTGTAGCAGGCGGATTCAGTGGTCAATCCACACGTCTGTTAGGTTTACAAGCCAATGGTTGCACACTCTTCAACCAATACCTCTTACTCAAGAAATACTCAGTAAGTGGAACAACAGCAACATATGCCGGCTTAGAAAGAGCTGCTAATAAGTTGACTGCTCGCGTCAAAGCAAACTCTTCAGTTGAAGCACAAGTAACCTTAATGTTCCAATACAAGAACGGTGGCTTTGTTGGCGCACTCGGCTATAACTTCTATGGTCGCAACGAAGAAAAACTCTGTCTCTGCTGCCTCTGCAACAGTGATGACTACTACTATGTAATTAAAGGTGATCGTCCTGTAAGACTCGAAGTAGGTCAAACAGACGGTGGCTTCTATGGCCCAGCCGACTCAGATATTAACCAAACCGGCACGTTGTATGGTGAAGGTGAAGACTGGTCAGCAATTCCATCAGCAGCTGTAACCGAACATGCAATTACTTTCAGCAATTGCAGCACCAGTAGTTGCGGTAACGGTAGCATCAGCCTCTGCCCAGCAACACACCCACGTTACATCAGCAACACAATCTTTGGAGACCTTGGTTATAATTGGTCTGATGTAGACTGGAAGCCATATCTTGGTGTCCTCGCCAAAGTTGACTTTGGTTCAAGCAATACAGCCTTAAGACTCTGGGGTGTTTACCTCAAAGGTGGCATTTGCTTCTAATTTGACATTTGGCACGAGAAAACTAGTACCTAAGAACCCGGATTTATTCCGGGTTCTTCTTTTTTTATTACCTATTAAAAACTTGCATAAGTTATAGATTTTTCATAAAGTGAGCTCTATAGAATTGTACACATATAAAAGGAGCTCAGTATGAAACCATCGTTTAAGAAAATTTTAACATTGTCACTAATTTTATTTTCTTACATACTACAAGCATCGTGTGGCTCAGGGGGCGGTTGTTGTGTCGGATGTAATAATAGTTGTTCAACAACGTACTGTACCAATTCTTGCACAAATCAATGCTGCAATTTATGTTGTTCCTGTTGTTGCGATAATTGCTGCAACACATGTAATTCTTCATGCTGTTTAAACTGTTGTGATTGTTGTGGAAATGCTTCATGTACAAAATGTTGCAAAGATTGCAGTGACTATGCTTTTTGCTATTTCGGTAGAACTTGGTTTTCGCAACGCGATCAAGGGACAAATCAATACATAACAATGGAACTCACCGCTGAAGACAGACACAAATTCAACCAAGAATCATTTAAAGGAGATTTCAATCTCACTCTTGGTTGGCAACAAAATTTCAGTGGCTATCTCCTTTCATCATATTTTTTAACTAAATGTGGTTCAATAACCGTTGGTGCCAATGCTGCAAATGGCTCTGCTGCCGTTTCAGACATTCGAGCATCAGACCTCGGGCTTTCAACAACATTCACCGGAAATGCATGGCTCTGTCCTAAATATCAAGACTTCCTTCTCAATTTTGATTTTTATTTCTCTTGGAGCAACGCTTGGTTGGAAGTGGAAATCCCATTTATTCACACCCGTTGGAATGCAGGACTGGGCTCTTCGGTCTCTTCTGCTGGTGGAGATTATTATGCATTTGATACACTCGAAAGTGATCAATGGGAATATGCAGTTGATGATTCTGGAACCTCAACCGCGGTTGTTTATACTGGTGATTATGCACTCTCAAGTGCATTGCTTGGCAATTGTACTTTTGGTGATGCGCCAAAACTTTCTGCCGGAAAAATGATCAACTGTCGCCGAACTGCTAATGGCCTGAGTGGATTAAAACTCGAATTAGGTTGTGATTTTGTTCAAAGTGAAAGGGGTTCGGTAGGACTAGCGCTTTACACTCATTTCCCTGTTGCAAATCAACCTTCAAAATCAAATCGCTGTGATCTCTTTATCTTTGAACCTAAAATCGGTTCTCAACATGCATGGAAAGTTGGCGGTGCACTTCGCGGACAATACATGCTTTGGAAACCACAAAAAGGGAACGATGAACATATTGATATATTTTTAGATGGCCGTGTCGCAGCAGTATTTTCCGGTACAACAACACGACTTTTAGGATTACAAGCAAATAACACAACCCTCTTTAATCAATATCTTTTACTCAAAAAATATTCTGTTAGCGGATCCGTCGCAACATATGCGGGCCTTGAACGCGCAGCAAATATGCTCAAAGCTGTTGTACAAGCAGATCCAGGAATAGAAGGACAATTCACTGTTATGTTCCAATATCAAAATGGAGGAATAGTTGGTGGATTTGGTTATAATTTTTATGGTCGCGATGAAGAAAAACTAAAATTCAAGAAAAGATGTTGCTGGGATAACACATACTATTATGTAATCAAGGGAGATCTACCCGTAAGACAAAGTGATGGAACTGATGCTGGATTCTATTCTGCTGAAGACTCAAATATAAATCAAACGGGAGATATTCAGGGCGCAGGAGAAACATGGACAGCAATCACTGCATCGAATATTACACAAAATGCAATTAGATTTGATGATAGCTTAACGCCAAGTTGTTGTTGCAATAATAATTGTAATGGCGCGACAGTCTTATGCGTTGCAACACATCCCCGTTATTTAAGCCATACTATTTTTGGACACTTTGGTTATCATTGGTATGAAAAAAAACTAAAACCATTTGTTGGCCTGTTGGGCAAAGTAGACTTTGGAGAAAATAATACGGCCCTCAGATTATGGGGTGCTTACGTCAAAGGCGGTATTTCATTCTAATTGCTTTATAAAAACACGCTACAAGAGCCCGAGGAAATCCCCGGGTTCTTCCTTTAGATGCTTGCATAAATAATAAATTTTTCATAAGGTAACTCTATAGTGTAAAAATTTTCTTCTGTTTACTAAATTCGAAAGGAGGCATTATTATAATTGCATCATTTTGAATAATATTTGAATTAGAAAAACGAATTTAATAAATAAAAAGGAGTGCTAATGAAATCAAAGTTCTTCCTTATAGTTTTAATAGTCATCGGAACCAGCGCTGTACTCAATGCTGCACAAGCATTTGGACCATGCCTCACATACAACAGTTGCACTTCATGTTGTGGTAATTGCAACACGAATGACTGTCCCTGTGGTTATCCAATAGCATGTTATAATGGCAACAGTCCTACGGGATCTTTCTGTTGCAGTTATAGTGATGGTTGCGGTTGTGCTTCCTGCGGCGATTGTGAATATTGCTGTCTCGAAGGGTGCTACTGCAATTACGGACACACATGGTTTTCACAACGAGATCAAGGAACAAATCAGTGTGAAGTAATATCATTCACATTCGATAAAAGACACAAATTTGGCGATGAATTTTATGGAGATTTCGCAATAACGCTCGGATACCAGCAAAACTTCAATCGGTATCGCCTCTCATCATACTTTTTTAATAAAAACGGCTTAATGCGCATTGGGGGAAATGCACCTGACGGCAGAACAGCAATGGTCGATGTACGCGCATCAGATCTGGGCCTTTCCAGTACATTTACCGGAACCGCTTGGTTGTGCCCTAAATATCATGATTTTATTCTCGACCTTGATCTTTTTATGGCCTGGGACAATTTAGTAGAAGGACTTTGGACAGAACTTCGCGTTCCATTTATTAATTCAACATGGAATGCTGGATTAGGAACATCAAGTTGGTATGAAGGAGGAACAACTTATACAACACCCGTCGCAGTTGGAAACATAAGCGCAAATCAAGTAGTTAATATTGTTAATGATGAATCAACAGTTACAAAAGTTATTTATCAGGGAAATTGTGGTCTTACTGGTGCACTTTTAGGAAATGTCGGATTTGGTGATGCACCACGTCTTAACGCAGGAAAACTTATCAATTGCTCTCGATCAACAAGTGGACTGGGCGGGATTAGACTTTCAATTGGATATGATTTCCTACGACGCGAAAGAGGATTCTTGGGAATTGGTTTAGATTTTGAATTCCCTGCCGCTAATAAGCCACATAAAAACAATTGCTGCTGCGACCTTTATTTATTTGAACCCAAAATAGGAAGCCAACATCAATATCTCATTGGAGGGATCTTCCTTGGCGAATATCAATTAAAACAGTGGGAAAATAATCACAAACTCACTTTTATCTTTGATGCACGCGGTTATGCTTCATTCAAAGGCTGTACAACAAGAATGTTGGGACTTATTGCAAATGGAAACACACTCTTTAATCATTATCTTCTGCTGAAAAAATATTCCGTTAGTGGATCAACGGCAACATATGCAGGACTCGAACGAGCAGCAAATCTTCTTAAAGCTCGCGTAAAAGCAAAAACAACATTTGAAGGTGATATAACACTGCTCTTGAATTACCAAAAAGACAATCTCCTATGTGGCATTGGATACAATTTCTACGGACGAGCAAAAGAAGAACTCTGCAGTTACAATCTTTGCAACTGTGATGACTACTATTATGTAATTAAAGGAGATGCTCCGGTAGCAAATGCAGCATTAACACAAGACGGAGGATTCTTCAGTCCAAATGATAGTGATATTAACCAAACTGGCACGCTTGTTACCGGGTCGCAAGGAACCTGGAACCAATTAAATTCAACTATCATAACAAATAATGCAATACAATTTACAACCGCAAATGGCAACTTGCGCCTTTGTGTAGCTGAACATCCAACATATTTAAGTCATACATTTTTTGTCAACATTGGTTACAATTGGTCAGACACCGAAGGGAAACCTTATGTCGGCTTAATTGGAAAAGTTGATTTGGGTATAGATAATACAGCCTTGCGCCTTTGGGGTATATACCTAAAAGGTGGCTTCTGCTTCTAAATGATTTTTAGTGATAAGAATCCGCCGTTTTATCGGATTCTTATCACTAAATTTATTTCTTGCAGCTTTAATTATTTTTAGGTAGGCTCATGATAAGTTTTTTGAAAAATCGTTCATATGAAGCAAAAAAAGGGGTAGCATGAACAAAAAGCTTTCGCTCAGTCTTTTCAGTACCTGTATGTTACTAACCATTCAACAGACTAAAAGTGTCGAATATTGTTGCAATCGAGATTATGCTTACGCAAAAACGCATTTTTCGCAACGGCCCCAAGGAAACAATCAAGCCCTTGTTTTTATTGGCACCGTAGATAAAACACATTTAATTAACAATGAAGAAAACTATCTGAACTTTAATGTAACTCTCGGTTATAGGCAAAACTTCAATAATTATGATCTCGGTAAATACTTCTTCACCGAACGAGGCCCACTCAATGTAGGAGTCGCTAATACTGATATCGATGTTCAAAATTTGCAGCTCGGTTTAGCTCAAAATTTTAAGGGAACAGCCTGTCTTTTGCCTGAAATACATGAATTTTTTGCAGATATCGATATTTTTGTAGGACTCGATAAATGGTTTCAAGGTTTCTGGGGACGACTTAGATTGCCATTCGTTCACACTGAATGGAATCCTTTTTTAAATACATCAAACAATGAAGTTGGAACTTCGGTTTACCCAAGCGGATTTGCCTCTTATCCAAACAGCATTATTAACGTTGAATATCGCAGTTTAGAAGATGCTCTTTACGACGGTTGTAGAATTGGTGAAATTCCTGCAGCTGAAGCAGGACGAATCAATTGTAACAAAAAACGTTACGGTCTATCAGATGTTCATTTTGAAATTGGTTATGATTTTTTCCGACGCGATCATGGAAACATCGGCATTGCTTTAATCGGTGCAATCCAAACCGGACAACCAACTGTTCATAATTGCAACCAATTTTTATTCAGTCCATCAATTGGCGCACAACGTTCAAACCAACTTGGTGCAGCTTTGCGTTGCCAATATGAAATTTTCAACAACAGTACTGAAAATAAAAAAATAACCTTTTACAGTGACTTACGCACCTCATACTTATTTCCTGGATGCAATCAACGTCTCTTAAGTCTCTGGGCAAATGGGACAACAGCTTTTAACTATTGGCTCATGCTCAATCGATATAATTCCCAAGGAACCTATCTTGGCATGGAACGAGCAGCCAATTTATTAAATAAAAAGGTAAAAGTTAGCGCAGTCATGTTCGAATGGACCCTTATGGGCCAAATGCAAAAAAATAACTGGGACATTTCAATCGGTTATAACTTATGGACGAGAAGTCAAGAATGTCTCTGCATGGTAGATAATGCTCTTGGAAATGGCGCAGACTATTACGCAATAAAATATACCAATACCGATCCCACAACTAACCCACCAAGCACTACGGCATCATGGGGAACCTATTTCTTAAATAAAAATACCAGCGACATCTCAACACAATCACAAAACAGCGAAGATCGTTTAACACCTACCGTTGATCATTTAAACAACTATGCTTTCCTCGCTGGTGATATTGATGTATGTGTAGCACAACATCCATCAACATACTCAAATATGTTCTTCGGCTCAGTTGTTTATAACTTCAGCCAAACATGGCTCAAACCGTATCTCGCACTTGCAGGACAATTAGAATTTGGACGTGGCAATACCGCTCTCAGCATGTGGGGCGTTTATGTAAAAGGTGGCATTAGCTTCTAAAGAAATCGTTAAGTAAAAAAAGAACCGCACTTTTTTAGCACGGTTCTTTTTTTATTTAAAAAAGTTATCATTTAATTGTCGTCTATAAGATTTAAAAAGATTTCTTTTGATAAATTAATTTAATAATACATGGTACTGTTTTGATATCTTCTGCTTCTTGATCAGTAATCTCAATTAAAAAAGAATCTTCAAATTTTAAAACCAGCTCAAACATATCCAGTGAATCAGCACCAAGCTCTGCAAATGATTCTGTACCAACAATTTCGCCACTTTTTTTCTTTAATACTTGCGCAACAATCTCAATTACTTTTTGCTCCAATTTAGTATCCATCACAACAATTCCTTTAAATCAGACTTATGTTTAATACAAATTTTTCTTTTATGCGGAAAACACTTTTTCACCACATTCAAGGTAACATCACCTGGTCCAATTTGAATTATCTCATCAACCTTATTTAATTGTCTCACAATCTCAACAAGATCAATAGGATGATGCATGAATTGCGTAAGCCACAACTTATTAAAAGAAATTCCTTTGCGCAACATCGAACCAGATTGATCAATTACAGAGTATTTTGGTTTTTTACAATCGATTTTTTCTAAATAACAATTCAGCCCATCAATTAATTTATTGAGAAACAACATATGTATACCATAAGTAAACCTTTCCGGCATAACATGTATATCAAAATTTTTTTGTAGAAACCCAACTAATATTAAAATTGCTGGCTTTCTGCCAGCAATAACAAAATCTTTTTCATCGCGAATAATTGCCACTTTTATCGATTCCTCAACAGCACAATCTCGCAGGCATTTTTCAAAAGTTATTTTATCAACACCCTTAATTGATACCATCGCTACATCATTGCCCAAAACTAAACTTTCATAAAATTCCATATATTTTTTAAGAAGATATAAACCATCAGGAAAATTAAGAATACCAGAATTATAATACGTGCTTATCTGTCCAACTCCCCATCCGGTAATCAATGACGGAACAATCTCATGTTCTCGCAAAATGGTAAATATTGATGACTGAATAAGAAATAATGATAAGTATGCATTAAGGGGCTTGGCAAGTTCTTTTTCTGAAGAAGCAAAACAGAGTCTAATAAAATTAATACCAACACAATTTGATGCTTCTTCAAATAACTCTTGGACAACACGATATTTATCGTAAAAATCTTTACCCATCCCCACATATTGTGAACCATAACCAGGAAAAAGGATTCCTCTGCTGAACATAAAAAACTCCAGCTGTACTCAGTTAAACTACTTAATCAAAGCTTCAATACGGCTGAAACTTTCCTTTTTTCCTAAAATAGTTAATAAGTGAAATATACCAGGACTTGTAATATTTCCAGTAAGCGCAATTCGTATAGGTTGTGCAATAGACGCAAGTTTGATTTCTCTATTTTTAACAAATTGTTTTATTGTTGATTCAAGAGATGCTTCATGCCATTCAGTTAAATTTTTTAACAATTCAATCAACAAAGATAAATTTATTTTTGCATCTTCATTAATCCATTGCTGTACTGCCTCATGATTGTACACGGCGGGCTTATTATATAATGCAATTAATGCATCATACAATTCTCGTACGGTCATTACGCGTTCTTTATACAAATCAATGAGTGCAACAATCTGCTCAGAAGACCACGCGTCTAATTTATTTAAAAAGTGATTATCTAATTCTTGAACAACGTAATTCAGTAACCAGGCAGAAGTTTTCTTTTTTATATGTTCACTATTCACCCATCGCAGTTTTTCCATATCAAAGGTCGCGTTGCTTTTTCCAACACCGTCCAAAGAAAAATCGCGAACAAGTTCTTCAATTGTAAAGATTTCCTGATCACCATGCGACCACCCCAACCGTGCCAAGTAATTAATAAGCGCCTCAGGAAGATACCCTTCCTCTTTATAAACCAACACGGAAGTCGCAGCATCACGTTTACTCAACTTTGCACCAGATTTTCCCAAAATTAAAGGAATGTGTGCAAACTGAGGAATTGAAAAACCAAGTGCTTCATATAATAAGATCTGTTTTGGCGTATTATTTATATGTTCTTGGCCCCTAATAACGTGTGTGATATTCATTGTTGCATCATCAATAACCACAACGAAATTATAAACCGGTGAACCATCTGACCGAGCAATAATAAAATCATCAAGTTGGCTTATTGGCGTCGTAATGTCACCCAAAATCAAATCATGAAAAGTTACAACTTCACGGTCATCGGGCAACCTAAAACGAACAACAAACGGTTTATCACCTGGCATGGAGCATGCTCTACAGCGCTGATCATACTTCTCACCCTCTCCTAATCGCTGCTCAAGTTCTTCTGGAGAGCAATAACATTTATATGCTTTGCCTTCTGAAAGCAACTTCTCAACATAAGCACGATATTTTTCAGTAAAATTTGATTGATAAATGATTGGCTCGTCACTCTGCATTCCCAACCATTCGAGAGATGAGATAATTGAATCTGCAAATTCCTGCTTAGAACGTTCTAAATCTGTATCTTCAATGCGAACAAGAAAGGTTCCTTTATGATGACGTGCAAAAAGCCAGTTAAATAGCGCAGCTCTCACACTACCAATATGCAAATTTCCCGTAGGTGATGGTGCAAACCGCACTTTAACATTACTCTTACTGACATCATTCATAACATCATTCTTTTTCTTGTCCCAATTCCATCAATTTTATTTTGGCCAATTGAGCCCACGGCGATTCAGCCTTTTTGGAAATAATTACTGACGCTGAAGGCTGTTTTATCTTTTTCCAATATTCACTCGCCTTTTCTGGCTCACCAGAAACACTAAAATAGAGCCCCAAATAATATAAAGCCATATCCTGGAAAGAATTCTTTTCGTCATCAGCTAGTGCCAATAACTTTTTTATTCCTTGCTCTTTCTCATCTTGATCACCATCAAGCAATATAAAAGAGAGGCCAATTTGATACAATCCACGATAATAATTATTCCCCATTTTATCGACAGCATCCTGCATTTCAGCAAGAGCTTCATCGCGCGATCCTTGAAAATTTAATGCTTGACTACGAAATGCTTTAAAAAAAGGTGCAAATGATGAATGTTTATTATGAGCACCCGCTTGTTTGAAATCAATTTCTACTTGATCCCATAACTCCTTTTTTGCTTCACCTTGAACCTTATCATTAAATTGCGTCCCAAGGGCTTGCTGATAAACGTCATGTGACTCAGTAAATGCCATTAGGGCCTTTTGAGTCCATCGCTGATTTATCCAATGATAACCGTAATAGGACCCTCCGCCAACAACTAAAACGACACCCACAATTGCCCAAAAACGCAATTCCTTATCACTTTTAATGTAAGTCTTTACTTGCTCTAAATATTTTCGCCAATCAACTTCAAAGGTCATCTCATTCCTTTTTCGTTACTACTCACCCGCAGGCTTGCCACCCTTTTCTAATTGCGCTTTTGCTTTGCGTTGTTCATCACGCTTCATGCCACGTTCCATTTTAGTCACCATAATCTTAACCCCTTTATAATGGCCACAAACCTGACAAACAGCATGTGGTTCAATGGGTGATTTACAATTTGGGCAACTTGCCATAGTTACAATTTTAATACCCTTATTGGCAAATCTTTTATCTCGACGAGTTCGCGACCTTTTACGCTTTGGTACTGGCATAGTAATTTCCTAGAATTTATAGAATTTTATATTGTTATCTTATTCGATTATTCTTTATTTTATCGGCTTTTTTGAAAAAAATCAAAAACTAATTGATTGTTTCACTTGAAAAAGTCCCAAAAAATTTTGTTCAATAAGCCCCTCAATTTGCAAAGAAAAAAGATGCTCATAAGCAAGATCTGCAGTAATATCTGCCTGATCTACAATGTCATCGATCGATACAGCTTTTTTGCAACAATCTAAAATTGCTTGTTTAACAGGATCGACATGTTTGAAAATAGTTGTCTGGTGCACCTTTCCTTCGAAATCCTCGCCAAAAGCGCTTAAAATATCGTTAACATCAGAAACTAAACATGCGCCGCCCTTAATCAACCGATTACAGCCTGAACTTAATGTGTCATTTATATTTCCCGGAACAGCAAAAATTTCCTTTCCCTGATCAAGTCCAAAATGAGCCGTAATAAGTGCGCCACTCTTTTCAGCAGCTTGCGCAACAACAACCCCACGTGACAAGCCGGCAATAATTCGATTACGAGCAGGAAAATTACCTTTTTGTGGTTCCATCGTCAAGGGAAACGGACTCACAACCGACCCCTTTTCAGCTATTTGCTCAAATAATTTTTTATGTTGAAAAGGATATGGACGCAATAATCCTGAACCAAGAACAGCAATCGTACGACCTTCGTTTTTCAGTGCGCATTGATGTGCCATCGCATCAACACCAAAAGCACCACCACTGACAACCGACCATCCATTATTGATCAATCCTGGCACCAATGAATCAATAACTGTTTGTGCATAATGATTTCCCTTACGAGCACCAACAATCGCAATATTTTTCTTGTAATTAATCAAAGTCCCTCCACAATAATATAAAATTACGGGAGGCATATAAATGTGTTTTAAAAGAGGCGGATAATCATCATCAATGATTGTTACATAGCGAATATTATATTGTTCTATTAATCGGCGCTCATTTTCCAATGCTCGCCGATCTTTTAAACCATTAAAAAGAGTTATAGATATTTTTTCCGAAAAACCATTTGTACAAAAATCTTTTACTGACCATTGATAAACATCAGTCAATGTACCACTTTTTTCATGGCAAAAATTCAACAACCTCTGAGTTGTAACAGGACCCACAGAAGGAATAAGCGATAAGTGAAGAATAAGCACTTGTTGTTCGTTCATGAGTAAATTAGTTAATCGTCAATTGTTCGTCTGAATTAGTCTGAGCCTTCACTTCTTCATCAGCCTTTTTTGGCACCAATTTGGTTTCATTATTATTAGATTCATCTTCCTGATCAGTTGTGTCCCCTCCATCCTGTTCTTCAAAAGCAACGACTGAAATTAATTTTTGATCTTTATCAAGTCTAATCAAACGAACACCACGTGCTTGTCTTCCCATTGTACGAACTTCTGCCGGAGACAGACGAATTATTTTTCCCGATGTATCAATAAGCAAGATATTAGATTCTGGCTTAATCGCCACAATGCCAACAACTAATCCATTGCGTTCATCTGCTGGAATCGTACGAACACCAACACCACCACGGTGCGAAACACGGAAATCTTTAACCTTAACTTTTTTACCATAGCCCTTTTGCGTTGCAAAAAGAACATCCAACTCGGGATCGGAAATAACTTCCATACCAACAACCAAATCGCCCTTACGCAATCTAACTCCCATCACACCCGCAGCCTGACGCCCCATTGAACGAACTTCTTTTTCTTTAAAATGAATCCCTTGCCCATTGGCCGTTGCAATAATAATTTCGTCATTGCCGTGACTCATATCACAGAAGACCAATTCATCGCCTTCGCGCAATGTTACCGCACGAATACCCGTTGAACGAATTTTTTCAAATGATTGGGCATCAGTTCGTTTAATGATACCTTCCTTGGTCAACATGACAATGTATTTGTCTTTAAGCTCATGCGCACACAACAACTTAACAACATGTTCGTCAGGTGCTAATGGTAATAAGTTGACAACGGCACGCCCTTTGGCAATCCGAGACGCCTCTGGAACCTCAAAGACACGCATACCATACACACGCCCTAAATTTGTAAAGAAGAGTAAATCATCGTGGTTTCGAGTAACAAATACATCTTGCACCAAATCATCGGTATCTCCCACGGCAGCAACACCCATTTTTCCTTTTCCGCCGCGATGCTGTATACCGTACGTTGATAATAAAACACGCTTAATATAACCTTTTTTTGTCAAGGTGATAACAACATCTTCGTCCGGAATTAAGTCAGCTTCTGTCAAAATATCAATTGCGCCAGAAATAAGAGAACGACGTTCATCCGCATAGACTTTTTTAATCTCTTCAAGCTCATTAATGATCTCTTGATGTAAAGTTTCTTTACTATCAAGAATCTTTTGAAGACGCGCAATTTCTTTTTTAAGATCGTCCATTTCTTGGCGAATTTTTTCACGTTCTAAACCAGTCAAACGCTGTAAGCGCATTTCAAGAATCGCTTTACCTTGAATCTCGCTTAATAAAAATCGCTTGTTCAATAAGGCAATTGCCTCTAACGTATCTTTAGATTTTTTAATTAACTGCACTACTTCATCAATGTCACCCAACGCAATAATGAAACCGGCTAAAATATGTTCACGTGCTTTTGCCTTACTCATATCAAATTGCGTGCGACGATAAACAACCTCTTCTCTGAACAATAAAAATTGCCTTAAAATTTCACGCAGTGGAAGAATTACTGGCTGATTATCTAATAATCCGAGCATCAAAATTGAAATTGATGTTTGTAATGAAGTATGTTTATATAACTGATTCAGCACAACCGAAGGAATATCGCCACGGCGCAACTCAATAACAAGACGCATTCCCTTCTTGTTCGATTCATCACGAATATTGGTAATACCTTCAACTATTTTGTCTTTTACTAATTGCGCAATTTTAATCGCTAATTCAGCTTTATTAACTTGATATGGCAATTCTTTAACAACTAATGCTGAACCTTTTTTAGTCTCTTCAACATCAACCACGGCACGCATAATTAAGTTGCCGCGCCCGGTTTTATACGCACGAACAATTCCCGAGCGACCGCAAATAATGCCACCTGTAGGAAAATCTGGAGCAGGAACTAACGAAAATAAATCTTCTTCAGAGACGGTAGGATCTTTTAACAAGGCTAAACACGCATCAATAATTTCACCCAAATTGTGTGGTGGAATTGATGTTGCCATCCCAACCGCAATCCCCGCAGAACCATTAACTAAGAGATTTGGTATTCTGCTCGGTAAAACTACCGGCTCAACAGTCGATTCATCGAAATTTGGTACAAACTTGACCGTTTCCTTATCAAGATCAGCCAACAATTCTTGAGAAATTTTCTGCATCCGCACTTCAGTATAACGCATCGCGGCTGCCGCATCTCCGTCAACAGATCCCCAGTTGCCTTGACCATCTAACAATGGATAACGCTTGGCAAATTCTTGTACCATGCCAACCATCGTCTGATAAACAGCTTGATCACCATGTGGATGATACTTACCAAGGACGTCACCAACGACACGAACTGATTTGTGATATGGTTTATTGTAGGTAAAACCAAGTTGATCCATCGTGTACAAAATACGTCGGTGAACTGGCTTTAATCCATCTCGAATATCGGGCAATGCACGACTTACAATTACCGACATTGCATAATCGAGAAAGGACTGTTTTAATTCATCCTCTAATTGTACCGGCTTAACATTTACATTTGTCACAAAATTTGATTCTTTAGCAGTTGGTTGATCCATTAGACCCCCTACTTTCTCTTAAAAAGGTCCTGATAACTTTTATTAAATTATAACGAGAAACTGCTGTTTAGACAAGTTTAGTAAACCAATGTCTTTTTATTTTTTTACCCCCTTTTCGTAAGTGCAAACATTTTACGATACAATAAAGGCACAAAAGAAAAAAATATCATCAACCCAAAGGCTAAAATAACTTTACATGAAAACACATCATAGACCGTATGAATTGTCGCAAGCTCCATGCCGGCAAAAGCAACTATTGCTGTCGGTAAAATCATCCCTAAAAAAGTGCTCACTACGTAATCATAAAGACGTATTTTAGTAAGACCAGCTAACGAATTGACAATGAAAAAAGGAATAATCGGAATCAAGCGAATAGTCAAAAGGTACCACCCACCATCACGCTCCATCTCTACATTAAACCACTTAAGTGATTTTCCATACCTTTTTTGCAGATAATCGCCCAATACATAACGAGCAATTAAAAACGCTCCTGTCGCACCTATTGTTGTCGCAGTAATAATATACAAAACTGCAACCATACCGAACATATATCCACCAGCAAGGGTCATAACCGCAGCCCAAGGAAATGATAACGTTGTTGAAATAACATAAATTAACCAATAAATAACAACAGATTTCCAATAATGTTGATCAACATATGAACGCAAAGCATCCGCCCATATCTTAAGGTTAGCAAGCGTCATAAAATTAAAAAGATCCACTTTATAAGCAATAATAAATATAATTATGATGCTTAAAACTATAAAAACCCTTTTATTCATTAAAATTTCCTTAATTTAAGTGCCTTCAGCATAGCAAAACAAGCTACAAATTTACAAATTGCCCATTTTTCCTTATAATTAAAGTATGACTAAGAAAATTGATTTACAAATATATACACCTGACAAAATCAGGAACTTTTCTATTGTTGCCCATATTGATCATGGCAAATCAACTTTATCTGACCGCCTTTTAGAGGCGACTGAAACATTATCTGGACATAAAAAACATGCAGAACAATTTCTTGATAAACTTCAAGTTGAACGCGAGCGAGGCATTACCGTCAAGGCACAAACAGTATCGATGTTTTACCATCAAAACAATGAAGAATATTTACTTAATTTGATTGACACTCCCGGCCATGTGGATTTTAGCTATGAAGTCTCACGATCATTGTATGCATGCCAGGGAGCAATTTTGCTTGTTGATGCTGTTGATGGCATTCAAGCACAAACGATGGCCAATTTTTATCTCGCATTTGAACAAGGGCTCAAAATAATTCCGGTAATTAATAAAATTGATCTTCAAAATGCACAACCTGAAAAGATTGCCCAAGAGCTGCAAATGCTCTTTGATTTTAATGCAGAAGACATTCTCTTTGTATCAGCTAAAACTGGTGAAGGAATTCCACAATTGCTAGAAGCGATTGTAAAGCGCCTTCCAGCACCAGCGGCACATCTTGATCAACCATTAAAAGCCCTTCTTTTTGACTCATGGTTTGACGAATACCGTGGTGTTGTCTGCTTGGTTTATCTTCAATCAGGCTCCTTGAAAAAAGGAGACCAGATTGAATTGGCGCAAATGGAAAAAAATTATGAAATTTTAGAAGTAGGACTCATGCACCCCAATGAAACTCCGCAGCCTACATTATATGCTGGACAAGTGGGTTATATCATTGCGGGAATGAAAACAGTGCGTGATGCGCGTGTCGGTGACACTATTTTTAATCCTAAAGAACCTATTCAACCATTTCCCGGATTCAAACCGGCAAAACCAATGGTATTCGCTGGCATCTATCCAATTGATAGCAGTGATTTTAACGATCTCCAAGAAGCGATAGAAAAATTAACATTAAATGATGCCAGTGTTTCTGTTGAAAAAAAAACATCGACAGCGTTAGGCATCGGTTTTCGTTGCGGTTTTCTCGGGTTATTACACATGGACGTATTTAAACAACGGCTAGAACAAGAATACGATCAAGTGGTAATTGTGACTGCACCGAGTGTACTTTATAAACTAAAACTGAAAAGTGGCGAAACGGTCGACATTGAAAATCCATCGGAATTTCCAGATCCCACGGTAATTGAAGAAATCCTCGAACCTATTATGGATGCTACCATTATTGTACCTCAAAAATTTATTGGTAACATTATCAGCCTTTGTGAAGAAAAACTCGGCAAACAGAAAGAAATGACCTTTTTAGACACTGAACGCATCATTTTAAAATACGAATTGCCTCTTAATGAAATTGCTACAGATTTTTATGATCAATTAAAATCTCTGAGCTCTGGCTATGCAAGTTTTGATTATGAGGGGCCGTTCTATCGTCCTGCAGATCTCGTTAAGCTTGATATTTTATTAAACGGACAACAGGTTGATGCATTATCAATCATTGTTCATAAAGAAAAAGCTTATTATGTTGGACGCAATCTCACGGAAAAATTACGCAAAGTTATTCCTCGTCAAATGTACGATGTTGCAATTCAAGCTGCAATTGGCGCAAAAATCATTGCACGCGAAACAGTAAAAGCATTTCGTAAAGATGTTACAGGATATCTTTATGGCGGCGACATAACCCGAAAAATGAAACTGCTTGAAAAACAGAAAAAGGGTAAAAAACGCATGAAGCAAATTGGCAAAGTAACGGTACCACAAGAAGCTTTCTATACCATTTTGAAAAAAGATTAAGACTAAATATCATCAAAAACTAGCGCTATTAACGCGAGTTCGATAATTGTTGATATCCTTATTTTAAGATAATTTTTACTTCTCGCGTTCGATAAAACCCTTCGACTTCGCTCAGGGCGAACGCATTCGAAGGGTCTCACCGAACGCACAATAAAGTTTTCTATTTTTTGAAATTACAAAGAAAGTTTAACAAAGAGCGTTCGATAAAACCATTCGACTCACTTTTCTCTTCGTTTCAAGTTCGCTCATGGCGAACGCTTGCTTTTATTTCCATTAATAACATACTTCAACATTTATTTATCGAACTCGCGTGCTATTAATAATGCTTACGCCTTCATGAGGTGATAATAAATTATTTTCACTAATTCATTTACGACAAAGTACAGTATTACTAATCCAATAATAAGCAACATAAGTGGTATTGGTAATACAATAAAATGAAGATAATCATCGGCCCAACGCAAATAAGGCAAACTGATTGTTACCACGCAAACTAGAAGCGATAAAGATAACAATAATATTCCTGGTTTAGGGCCTCGCCAAAATGGTTTTTTCACACGCATGGAAAAAATAAAAACAATCTCAGTTAATGCACTCAAGACAAACCATGCGGTCTGTAACATAATGGGGGAATAGCGCACAAAAATAACAAAACACATCAAATCAAATACTGTGCTAACAAATCCAAAAACAGTTCCCACCATTCCTAAATCTTTCACATTATATTTTCCCGGCAAGCGCAATTCTTCAGCATCAACATCATCAGTTGCAAGGGTAATTAATGGAAAATCACTTAAAAAATTCAACAAAAGAATCTGCACTGGCAACATGGGAACAAATGGAATAAAAAGGGAAGCAATTGCAAGTGAATAAAAATTGCCCATATTTGCTGAAATCGTAATACGAATATATTTGAGAATATTAGCAATTATTTTGCGTCCTTCCTCAATCGCTTGAATAACAATAAAAAGACTATGCTTCATCAATAAAATATCAGCCGCTTCTCGTGCAACATCAACTGCATTATCAACCACCAGTGAAACATGCGCTAATTTTAATGCCGGAACATCATTAATACCATCACCTAAAAATGCTACAGGAAATTTCTCTTGCAATATTTGAATAATTTCACACTTTTGCTGGGGTAAAATGCGTGCAAAAACGGCATTATTAAAAACCAAATCATTTTTTTTACTCCACGATGCATTTTCAAACATATCACCCGTAACGACCGCAGACGCATCCTTGATAAGACCTATTTTTTGCGCAACAGCACCGCATACCAATGGTGTATCACCGCTAATAATTTTAATTTGAAGATTTAACGTCTGAGCTCGTCTCACAGCCTCAAGAGCACTATTTTTTATGGGATCAGCAAATGCCACTAAACCTATCAATTGCAGTTTATAATTAAATGCGGCTAAATTTTCTGGCACATGAGAAAGTGATTGTTTTGCAACAGCCAAAATGCGATTACCTTGTGATTCTTGCTCGTCTAACCATTTTTGTAGTGGCACCAACTGTTCTCGAGAAAGCGAACATATTTTTATAATCGTTTCACAAGAACCACGCACCAACACTTCATAATTCCCGTCCTGATGAACCAAGACAATGTTTCGGCGCAAATTCGCATCAAACGGAATCTCCTTTATTTTTTTATAGGTCTTATATGTTTCTTTTTCTTGTTCTGACAAAAATTGCCATAATGCCAATTCAAACCCCGTTTTTGCTTTTTCTACTTTTTCAAGTGAAATACTCGCGGCTAACATCTGCCAAAATACGGTATCAGCTGATCCATAAACTGAAACAACTTTTAAACTATTTTCAGTAATCGTTCCTGTTTTATCCAAGCAAATAACTTGTGCAGCCCCAAGATCTTCTAAAGCAGACAACCGCTTGATAATAACTTGTCTCTTTTTTGCCAAAAAAGATGCACCTCGGGACAAACTCACCACCACTATTACGGGCAACGCCTCAGGAATAGCGCTCGTCGCTAATGCTGCAATGAAAATTATAAATTCAAAAGACGAAAACGTCGGCCCTTTAATGATCAAATGAGCAATAGAAACCAAAGCAAGAACAATAAAAATAAATTTGAGCAAAAAACGACTCAACTGTGTCGTCCCTTTTACCAAAGAACTTTCATGATTATTTTTGGCAACCTGAGCCAACGCACCAAACTGTGTATTTTTTCCCGTTGCAAAAACAACCGCAATAGCTTTCCCACTTAAAATAGTTGTTCCGGTAAATAAAATATTTTTTGCATCAAAAACTGTTATCTCTTTTTTGGAAGAAATTGATTCAGTCTTTCTAATCGGATTAGATTCTCCCGTAAGCGTTGCTTCATCAACGGTACAATTTTCTTCAGAGATCATTCGCGCATCTGCGGGAACAATATCTCCGGGATACAACAATAAAATATCACCAGGAACTAAGGTAGATACGAGCACTTCTTGCTCTTTGCCATCACGCAAAACAGTCGTAAAGCGGCGCAAAAAATGCCTCATCGATTGAAACTCTTTATACGCACTAAATTCTTGATAAAAAGAGATTGCAATATTAATTAAGATAATTAATCCTAAAATTATCGCATCAACGTATGCGCCAAGAAAAATATAGAGCAAAACAATCGCAAAAAATATAAGCATAAAGAGTGACGTTGTTTGACGTACAAGCAATGCAAGCCATGTAATTCTCTTTTCCGGAATTTCATTTTTACCATATTTTTTCAATAATGAAATAATATCTGCTGTTGCCAAGCCCAATTCGGAAGATGTGTGCAATTCCTCAATAACTTCAGAACTCTCTTTGTGTGAAAAATGAGAAAAGCTATTTTTTTGCTCAATCATCTCACCCTTTTTTATTTACTTCATATCTATTGACTAAATTTATTAATCCTTTAATTTTTCCGTCAATAAATTCAATCTTTTTTCAGTCTCTAAGACACGTTCTCTTAAATCTTCGATTTCTCGTGAAGCAAAATCAGCAGCACTTTCAATCAAACCACATTTTTGGTACCGTGCACATTCTTTTTCATAGTGAGGATGAATAAAAATAATTTTTCTTAAATTATCAAGTCTTTCAATCAAATGAGACATGTTTTGTTTAAAGTCATCATTTTCAAAAAATTTTAAGCGACTACTCAAAAATTTTATCTTGGCTTCAATATCATCTAATACTTTTAAAAAGGGATATGCTCGATAACGGTTTAAAAATGTTAATTGATAATCAGCTTTATATGATTCACCATGCATCATAATTAATTCACGCAACTCTTCGAATAAAATTTGCTTCTGCTTAAAAGGTGCTGATTGACATTGATCAGTAATCTCAAGTTCAGCTTTATAAGCCTCTTCGATTTCTGTTACATGATTTTTTATCCTCACCTTTTCGCGATCAGCAACTTTTTGATGATTGCATCCAACCAGACAGAAACCAATTAAAAAAACCCAACGTATCGCAATATTTTTAAATAAAAAATTTGTACACATACATACTCAATGACAATAAAAATGTTACCAAAACCGGTCCTTTAATTGGACGAAACCCTATCACTTTATACGCTAAATTACAAAGAGTTGTAACAATAATAATGGGATAAATAATGCTTGCAATAGGCCCAACTGTTACTTTGATAATTTGGTCGAGCCCTAAATTACAGGGCAACAGACTCATCGCGATTACCAACAAAAGTGATGGAGCATAACCAATGCGACTTTTAAACACAGCGACTTGTAAATATTCAGCAACAACAGCAAGTAATGCAATCGCTGTTGAAAAACACGCCATCAAAACCGCCGTTGCAACAATAAAACTACCCTGTTGTCCCATTATTTTAAATGAGACTTCTCGGAACAATTCTCCAATATTAACGTGCTCCAAACCATGACTATGAAGAAAGCCTAATAAAGCAAGACCAATATACACAAAACCTAATAATATACTTCCAATCAAACCTCCCTTAAGACCCGTAATTGCAAAATGAGTTAATTCAAAACGAGATGCATGTTTTACATTCTGTTTCATAATGGTTAAAACAATCGATCCAAAAAAAATGGTTCCCAAAAGATCAAGCGTTGAAAAACCCAATTTCAAATTCGCAACAAAATCTTTCAATGGTGAAACTGTAGTTTCTATAATCTGTCCCGGAACCAAAAGTCCTTTTATCAAAATGACTAATAATGAACCTAAAAGCAGTGGACTTATAATATAACCGAGCAGATCAATAATTCTACTTTCACGCACTGTTCCCAAAAAAGAGATCAATAAAAAAAAGATACTAAAAGTTAATATACCAACCGTTGGAATAAAAGGATTCAGCATGGTGTAAGATAATGTTACGATCCGTGGAATTCCAATAACGGGCCCAAGAACCAACATGCAAACAAGAATAAGCAATTGCCCGGGAATTTTGCCTAAGCGATTAAAAAATCTATCGTAATCACCATCAAATAAAATTATTGCGACCAAACCAGCCAGAGGCAATAAAATAGCGGTTATCAAAAAACCAAACATCGCTGGAACAAAATTTTTACCTGAAGTTAAACCAACTTTAATGGGGAAAATGAGATTTCCCGCACCAAAAAGCATTGAAAATATCGCTAATCCAACGATAACTACGTGCGATTGTAAAATTCTTCTCATCTAAAAATCCTAAATTTAAATCTAAAAAATTTTATTTTTTAAAATGATATTTTTTAAAACAAAATAGATATGCCCTCATAAGGGCACGGTACAGATGAGAGTGGAAACCAACCACCGAAAAAGAGACAACCTCTTACTACTTTGAGAATGCCAAGGCTTATTCTTTGCCATAACTTCTCCAATTAAATTATTTTTAAAAAGCACTGCTTGTTTTTAATATATCGACTTTATATCGTTTAGACAACCAAGAAAAATTTTTGAACTTTTCTTGTACTTCAATCACAAAATTAATGATACTACAAATAAAAATGGCATAATTGGAGCCTTAATGAAGTATATAAAAATTTTCAATCATATTCGCATGACCGATCTTACAACCGTTGGTGGAAAAAACGCATCACTCGGCCAAATGATTCATGATTTAAGTAAAAAAAACATTAAAATTCCAGACGGCTTTGCAAGTACGGCAGATGCATATTGGTATTTCATTGATAATAATAATTTACGCAAACCGATTCAAGAATTAATGGAAAAAATCAGTAACCTAAAAGACACAAACCTCGTACAAAAAACAAGTTCACACATAAGAAAATTAATCGAATCTCATCCCATTCCAACAGATCTTGAAAAAGAATTAATCACTGCTTATGAAAAATTATGTAAAAATAAAAATTGCCCCGTAGCTGTTCGATCTTCAGCAACAGCAGAAGATTTGCCAACTGCATCATTTGCGGGCCAACAAGAAACTTTTTTAAATGTTCGAGGAGCAAAAGAACTTCTCCATGCATGGCGAAAATGCATCTCCTCACTTTTCACACCGCGAGCGATTGTTTATCGCATAAATAATAAATTTGATTATCGTAAAATTGCGCTCTCTGTTGGCGTGCAAGAGATGATTGAATCTCAAACTTCAGGAGTCGCTTTTACTCTTGATACTGAATCGGGATTCAAAGATGTTGTATTTATCAACTCCGCCTATGGCCTGGGTGAAAACATTGTCCAAGGAAAAGTTAATCCCGATGAATTTTATGTTCATAAACCAACACTTGAAGAAGGATATAAACCAATTTTATCCAAAACCCTTGGCACAAAAAAAATCAAAGCCATTTACGCCAAAAAAGGAATAAAAAACATACCCGTTCCACAAAAAGAACGTGAACAATTTTCCTTAACTAATGATAATATTTTAAGTATTGCGCGTATGTCGATTGATATTGAACAGCTCTATTCTCAAAAAAATAAAAAATGGACTCCAATGGACATTGAATGGGCACAGGATAAAAAAGGAGATATTTATATTGTTCAAGCCAGACCAGAGACAGTCCAAAGTCAAAAAAAAGAAAATATTCTTATCAAATACTCATTAAATGCATCAGCGCAAGAACTCGAAAAAAAATTACTCTTAACTGGCCAATCGATTGGACAAAAAATTGCTGCTGGTCCAGTTTGCATCATTCAAAATGTTCATGAAAGTAAAAAAATGAAGGAGGGGGCTATCCTTGTCACAGAAATGACCGATCCCGATTGGGTCCCTCTCATGAAAAAAGCTTCCGCCATTATTACTGACCGCGGAGGAAGGACGTGTCATGCGGCAATTGTAAGTCGCGAATTAGGAATTCCAGCTATCGTTGGAACTGAAAAAGCAACATCATTATTGAAAAACAATCAAAAAGTAACGCTTGACTGCAGTCAAGGAGAAACGGGTTATATTTATGATAGCATCATCCCTTTTACGCGCAAAGAAATTGAACTCAAAAAACTGCCAAAAACTTCAACTAAAATTCTTATAAATATCGCTCAAGCTGAAAGAGCTTTTGCATTATCCTTTTTACCTGTTCAAGGGGTAGGCCTGGCTCGCTTAGAATTTATCATTTCTCAGAATATCAAAATTCATCCTCTTGCATTAATTCAACAAAAAAATTTACCAAAATCACTTGTTTCACAAATAAAAAAATTAATTTTTGCCTACAAAAATCCCAAAGATTATTTTATTGATACTTTAGCTGAAGAAGTCGCTACTATTGCTGCTGCTTTTTGGCCACATGAAGTCATCGTGCGTCTTTCAGATTTTAAAAGTAATGAATACCGCGATTTAATTGGTGGAACCTATTTCGAACCACATGAAGAAAATCCGATGCTCGGATTGCGCGGCGCATCTCGTTATTATAGCGATTTCTATAAAGAGGCTTTTGCTCTTGAATGCAAAGCACTAAAAAAAGCACGTGAAGTCAAAGGTTTCAAAAATATTAAAATTATGATTCCCTTTGTACGAACCGTAGAAGAAGCACAAAAAACTATTCAGATTATGAAAAAACATGGTTTAACGCCAGGAAAAGAAAATTTGGAATTAGTGATGATGTGTGAAATCCCCTCAAATGTAATTTTGATGAATCAATTCAGTAAGTTTTTTGATGGATTCTCAATTGGTTCAAATGATTTAACACAATTAACACTTGGCGTTGATCGTGATGCAGCATCATTAGCACAACTTTTTGATGAACGAGATGAAGCGGTAAAAAAACTTATTGAGATGGCAATTACGAGTGCTCATAAAAACAAACGGTTTATTGGCATCTGTGGTCAAGCACCATCAGATTATCTCGATTTTGGCCGATGGCTCATCAAAGAAAAGATTGATTCAATTTCACTCAATCCTGATGCAGTTATTCCATTTTTACAAACGTTCCGTTTGATTGACAAGCTTCCAGCTTGACCGGATAGCTTACATAATGTTTTATCTACAGTAACAGCACAAGCTTATTTCTTTATCTTCTTGCTGCACGTAATCCATATGCAGTATGCGCATGATACGCATAACCTGTTCCATATAATTCTTCAGCAGTAACTGCACCAAGAGAAATAAGATTAAGCGTCATGATGCAAAGTAAGAAAACCTTCATTTTCTCCTCCATTTTTACATCAAATTTGAAATCTACAATAAGTTTAAATTTTTAAAATGATTAATAGCAATGATTTTAACTTAAAATCACTGCTATTAACTTATATAAAAAGAAATATTATAAACCTAATTCTTTGACCTTCGAAATTTTTTGCAAAAAATCTAAACCATAGCGACGCATCAATTCATCTTCCATAAACCGACGAATATCGCCATTGTACTGTTTTGAATCTAATGAAGATGCGATTACCGCCTTAATCCAACCTTTTGGATTACCAATATCATGACGCGTACCATCAACTTTATAAGCAATAACTTTTTCTCCATGTGCTAACATATGCGCAATAGCATCAGTCAATTGATATTCACCCTTTGCACCCGGTTTAATAGCTTTGAGAGATTCAAAAAGTTTTGGCGATAACACATAGCGCCCATTTAACGCCAAATTCGATGGAATTTCTTCAAATTTTGGTTTCTCTACTAAAGTTGCAATTTCAACCGTTTTATCATCAATCCAATTTTTTATTGCCACACAACCGAGTGCACAAATTTGCTCGCGAGGAACTTCCGATACGCCAACAACGGAAGCTTTTTCTCGTTGAGCGACTTCAATGAGCTGTTTTAAGCCAGGCGTTGTATCACAAAAAAGCAATTCGTCGGGAAGAATAATGCCAACGTATTCATCTTTGACAAGCGGCGCAGCCATTGAAATTGCATGACCTAAACCCTTTGGTTCAGGTTGTGGAACATAGGTAAATGATGCAGGCAAATTCGCCTTTTCAAAATAATCGATAATTGCATATTTGCGTGCCCCCGCAATCATAATGACATCAGTACAACCACTCGCAATTGCTTCACGCACCACGTGTTCAATCGCAGGCGCATCTCCTAATGGCAACAGTTCTTTAGGCATCGATCTTGACCATGGAAAAAATCGCGTTCCTAATCCCGCAGCCGGAATAATAACTTTTTTAACATCCATTACAGCTCCTCGAGTAGACAATAATAAAACTGACATGCATCCAAGTATGATTTTTTTACTTAACATTGCAACTCCTTTATAATCGTCATCGGATTCTCTTTCTTTATTTTCAATAACAGTCACCAACAAAAACTTCTTCGCTCGTCCTGATGCTTCGACGTTGCTCAGCACTAAAGGCCGCGCTCGTCCTGATGCTTCGACGTTGCTCAGCACTAAAGGCCGCGCTCGTCCTGAGCTTGTCGAAGGATACGAGTGCCATCCAACAATTTTTTCACACCCTCTTCACCATATCGACGTTTAAATTCTTCTTTAATAAATTCAACTAATGATGAAGAATATTTTTCCACATCCAAGGCGAGCGCAATATTCGCTTTAAGCCAATTTTCAGGCGTGCCAACATCATAACGCCTTCCCTCAAGTTTATACGCAAGCACACGCTCATTTTTTGCTAATTCAGTAATCGCATCAGTTAATTCAAATTCACCACGCGCACTCTTTTTAAGATTTTTAAGATAATTAAAAATACGCGAAGAGAAAACATAGCGCCCAGGCATAATTAAATTTGATGGCGCCTCATCTTTTTTGGGTTTTTCAACAACACCATTAATTTCAAACAAGTTGTCGTCAATCTTCTTTGTAATATTGATAACACCATAACTTGAAACATGATCCCACGGCACTTCAATAACACCAACGACTGAAGCCTTTTCTCTCTTGGCAATTTCAACCAACTGACCAATGCCAGATTTTTCACCAATAAAAAGATCATCAGGATACATTACGCCAAAAAAATCTTCTTTTATTACAATCTCAGCCAATGAAACTGCATGACCTGTTCCTTGCGGATTAATTTGTGGAATATACGTAAAGGTTGCCGGTAAATTAGCTTTTTCAAAATAATCATTTAATGCATTTTTGCGTGCGCCCGAAATCATAATCATATCTGAGCACCCAGCGGCCAATGCTTCACGAATTACATATTCAATGGCCGGAACATTCCCCAATGGAAGCAATTCTTTCGGTACACTATGCGTCCACGGATAAAAACGTGAACCCAACCCAGCAGCAGGAATAATAACTTTTTTTATATTCATATCAGCAACCATCGGAAAAAATGTAAAAAAACATAAAACAACAACTCTTATTTGCATTATAACTTCCTTTACAAATATTCGGATGAAAGCTTATCGAAACAAACACGAGTGTCAATGAAGCAACAAAGAAAGAGTGCACCACCTTTAAAAACAATATTTTTATTTAACTTGAGACAAATCAATCCAACCATGTTTTTCAAAAGGAATTAAATTTGTCAGGAAAGTCAATTTTTTAGGCGCATTGATGTACTTTGCAAAGAAACCATTTTCAAACTCTAGTAATGCATCTTTTTTTATAAACAGCGCATCACCAAACTTATAAATGTTACCCAATCGCCACCTCCAAACTTCTAAAAATCCCTGTTTTTCAAGAAAAGCCTTTAAATCTAAATATGAACATCCCGTTTTGCGTATAGGTTCATATGAAACTTCAGTATAAATAATTTTAGTGTTTTTTAAGATATCAGTTGCCTTTTGTAAAGCACACAGTTCATGCCCTTCCATATCAAGCCACATAAAATCAATCGAAGAAATCTTATTTTGTGTCGCCCACTCATCTATGGTTAAACACGGAACTTTTATTGGCTTTTTTTCAAATGAATTGCCTATCTCAAGAGGTTCATCTATTGAAGAAGAAGCTGGTGCTTCATTTATACCAATATAAAACTCTGCTTCTCCACAAAAATTTGTTAATGCATAAGGATAGGATTTAATAAGGGGAAATGCTGCGATATGTTTTTTTAATAATGAAAAACAATGCGGTGACGGCTCAAAAACATGTATATTGCTTTTTGTCCAAAGAAACATCATCTTTAGAGTATCTTCTCCTTGATTTGCACCTGCCTCTAAAATTACGGGCGACGCTGGCAAAAATTGTTTTAAAAAAAGAAGCATTTCATCAGAATTATTAAAGGAAACCGGCAAAAGAGCAAATTGAGTACTATTGTTAAAGGACTGAGGGATGTTCTCACAAAAAATCATTAACAACAAAAAAAATTTCTTATTCACAATATATTCCTTCTTCTTTCTCAATTTTTCGAATCAAAAAATGCAGCCAAAACAGCATTTTCTTCTCTTCCCAAATGCCCCCCTTTTTCCAGTTTAAATATATAATGAGAGTTAATTTCTAGAAGTTTCTTTTTAATCGATTCTATATCAACATTTCCAAAATATATATAATCTATCAAAATAACATGTCTCTTGATGTGATGTTGTTTAATCTGATCTAATTCTTCTAAAATTAAATTCTGTTTCTCGGGAATAGTCCAATCTGGAAACTGACTCGACAATACAAAAGTAATAGGTTTATTAATATCCTTAATAATAGACGCTAACTCTTTCACTGGATTAGCATGATAGACGGGATAAAACTTGCAATTCCTTGGTTGATGATATTTAATGTGTTGAGCCATTACAAATTGTGAATGATTGAATAAAATGTCATTTTCTTCAATTACATATATTTCAGAAAAAATGCTACCATTTCTCCTTAAATTTTTAGCTTCAAAAATAGAAGGAAAAGTTTCACCTGCACCTATCCCGGTACAAACAATTACCTGGTTGTGGTAAGAACAACAAGACAGTACATTTCGCGCTATATCAGCATTCAAAACATTACTTATAAGTAAAATTACTAAATTCATTGATCTCATTGATTTAATCCTTTAGCCTAAAACATCCTCTGACGAGATAAAATTTTCAACCACTGTTTGAAAATTTAAAAATTTTTTTATAATCAAACCATGTCGCTGAAAACAAATATTATATTTTTTTTCTATATCTTCAATCCACTGTAAAAGAATTTTGCAATATTCTTCTTTATACACAGAATTACGCGCTGGTAAATTTATAACCACATCTTGTAGCACAGGTTTATAAATTTTTGCGATATTATTCATATCTTTAAACTTAACTTTGCTTTTTTTTAAAATATCATCATGTACAAAGAACAAATTATTGCCCGTAGATTCTGCATATATCAAAGAATACCCTAAAGTACGCCCAAGCTTGAATAATGCCAAAATACTTGCACCAAAATAAGCACTATAATCCCAATTTGCCTCTGGATTATATTTTGTAACTTTGTCTTCAATAAAATTAAAATTGGGATTATATTCTATAACGACAACCCTCGGCTTATATTTTTTATTCAAAGCCCTCCAAACATAAAAATCATTTCCATCAATATCAATTGAAATAAGATCAAATTCCTGAGGCACTCCGTATTTTTCAAATAATTCACATATATTTTCAGCTGTTACAAATTCTTTATGTAAATTTATATCGCTAGAATCTGTTAAGGTATTTAAAGATGAATAACAAGCCCCATCCAACAAAAGGCCCCGCCATTCGTATTTTTCTCGTAACCATTTTACATTAGAACCAGCATTCCCATCACCAGCACCAAACTCAACATAATATTTATTGGTTGTTCCAATAAGTTGAAAAATTTTTTCTAAAACTCCGTCTTCTCCATTTTGTGAAATTCTCCTTATTTCATAATTCCGCAAATCAATTTCTTCTGATTTTGTCACACTTATAAAACCAGAAATTAAATAAAAAATAAAGATCTTTTTTAACACGAAAATCCTTTTCTTTAAAAATAAAGCAACGCTTTGCCAATCTACCAAAGTAGCAGATAGTGTCAACATACCAACTACCATGATAAAAAACGAAAAAATTGACACCATTGCTCTTGCGTGATAAAAGTTTACCATTCAATAAAAAAACTAAAAGAGGAAAAAATATGAACTATTTCAAAATTTTTACTTTAATTTTTATTATTAACATATCAGCGGGAACTCCGTTAACTTTTTTCAAAAACAACAACCCAACACCTGATTTATCTACCCCGGAATATTTAGAAATAATCCGCCCGTTCTTACCAAAAAACCCTTCTATTTTGGAAGCTGGCGCCGATCAAGGTGAGGACACCGTTCTCTTGGCAAAAAATTGGCCACATGGAATAATTTATGCCTTTGAGCCACACCCTTTACACAAAATCATTGTAAATCATCGGCTTGAAGAAACAAAAATTAATAATGTTCTATTTTTCCCGCTGGCCCTTGCAAGTTCAACAGAAAAAAGAACCTTTTATTGTTGTTCGTTGCCATTACTCTCAGGGGCCTCTTCACTTTTGCAAGATAATAATCAGGGATACCAGGATATCTCAATAGCGGTCGATTGTATCAATCTGGATGAATGGGCAATAAAAAATAATGTCAACGGCATAGATTTTATGTGGCTTGACATGGAAGGGGGCGAATATGAAGCATTAAGTAATGCTCCCAAAATTTTAAAAACAGTAAAAGTTATTATTACGGAATTAAACTGTATTGAATTTCGAAAAGGAATGAAATTGTTCGATGAATTTTATAACTTTTTAAAAATCAATGGCTTTGAACTTTATAAAAGCTGGGGCAACAATCCAGAAAAGCAATGCACGGGACTCTTCATCAGATCAGAGCTTTTAACAAAATCTGCATATTGAGCAAATTCTGTTAAAAAAGGAACTTTGATGAGAAAAATATTATTAATATTAATGAGCATTATCTTAAATTCTTCACCTAATTTTAAATATTTTACAACAAAGGAAATCATTAAAATATATGAAGAAAAAGTTAAAAAGCCAGTAAGTTACTTCAAAAAGTATGAACAATTGCCATTGCACCTCAATAATAAAAAATGGCGCTGGGAGAACAAAGATTTTCCCCGCATTTGGTGCATCTTAGATTTTGCAGAATGGATAAAAAAATATAACATTAATCCGATAAATGAATTAGCAATAACAGCCCATGATCCTGAAATAGAGTTTTTAGAATATAAAACTGCAACATCCATTATCTATGACCCGGTAACAAATAAAGGAGATCTTCACTTTGATAATCCAAAACTACATTCACGCTTTAATTTCTTTCTTTTCTCGGAAACTATTGAACACTTGTATAATCCATTTTTAGCAGTCGCTAATATTTATAAAATGCTCAAACCAGGTGGTTATGTTTTTACCTGCGTTCCCTTTATGAACATTCCACATGAATTACCCATGCATTTTAATGGTTATCGACCATTAGGCCTTGCAATGCTCTTTCTTTCCTGCGGTTTTGAAATTAAAGAAGTCGGTCAATGGGGCAATTATCAATATATTGAAGCAATGTTTAAACACCATAAATGGCCCGATTATCAATTTCTCATAAAAAATGGAAAAATAAAAAATGAAGAGCAAAATGTAGCTCGGTGTTGGATTCTTGCACAAAAACCAATTGAAAAATAAACTTGTTAATTAAAACTGTCTCAAGAAGTCAAGATTACCACTATTTAACACGCGAATGTCATTAATACCATATTTAAGCATAGTCAAACGAGTCAAACCAAAACCAAATGCAAAGCCATTATATTTTTCAGGATCGATTTTACATGCTTTCAGTACATTTGGATGAACAAGTCCGGCACCGCCGATTTCAATCCAACGTGTACCTTTGCACACTGAACATCCTTTTGTGCAAAAAATACATTGCATATCTGCTTCAATTCCAGGTTCAACAAATGGAAAATAACTTGGCCTCACCCGCATTTTAATATCTTTTTTCTCAAACAAGGCCTCTAAAAAGGCTTTTATAGCTGCAATCAAATTGGCCATCGAAATATTTTCTGCAACCATCAGACACTCAGTCTGCATAAATGTATAATCATGTGTTGCATCTGTTGCTTCATAACGATAACAACGACCCGATGATAAAATAGCAAGTGGCGGTTTATGCTGTTGCATATGACGAATTTGTGCATTTGATGTGTGCGTTCGCATTAACCGATCAGGCAAATCAAGCCATAATGTGTCTTGCATATCACGGGCTGGATGATCTGCTGGAATATTCAACGCTTCAAAATTAGTAAATTCATCTTCAATTTCTTGGCTATCAACAATTGCATAGCCCATTGAAATAAATACGTTTTCAATCTTTTCAATGACATAGGAGTAAGGGTGCAATGAACCATATAATGTCTTCGGCTTATAAGCAGTTACATCAAAAAGTGTTTTCTTTTTTTGTAAAGCTATTCGTTCAGTTTCTTTAACTTGAAGAAGTCGCTGTTCAAATGTTTCTGATGTTTTTTGACGAAGATCATTAAGCAATGGACCAAAAACCTTTTTATCTTTTGCTTCCATTGTCTTCAAACGATTCATCAATTGTGCAACAGGCCCCTGTCGCGTTAAATAATCAAGGCGAACTTGTTCAACTTCTTTCTCTGTTTGTGCCTTGTTCAATGCTGCTAAAATCTTTTCTTCAAGTTCACGAATAATCTTTTTCAAATCTCTCATGAGCATTAAACCTTTTTCCTGAATTATTTTAAAAAAAGAGTATCATAATGAAAAAGAAAGTTCAAAATAAGAAGCTGTCACCAAAAGATGACAGCTTCTATAACTAGTTAATACATTCAATATTATGCAGTAGTATCATAGATCCAATAATAGGCTCTTCCATTAATAGTAATAGCATTCCAAGATATATTTTCAATTGACAAGGTATTAGGAATCGTCAAGTTTGCCGCTGGATTACCTGGAATTGCAGCACTTGCAGCAGCACTTAAACTTATAGCGCCAGTCGCCGTGAAATCGCCATAAATATTGGTATTTGACAGTGATGTTACACCGGCATTAATGGCATTTGCTGAGAGCGTTGCTGCTGTCAATGTACCGGTAACACCTGCTTGACC
>Ga0075557_117_pt1 | contig 2231 bp, 2 predicted proteins | sample RifGroE2_FD_68113 | JGI IMG/M metagenome (GOLD analysis project Ga0075557, IMG submission 68113) | candidate division TM6 bacterium GW2011_GWE2_36_25
CGTGGGGCAAATGTTCGTGCTCAAGATGATTCTGCATTAAGATGGGCAGCTGGAAGTGGTCATACTGACACCGCAAGGTTGCTTCTTGATCGTGGTGCAAATATTCATGCTCAAAATGATTATGCATTAAGATGTGCAGCTGAAAATGGTCATACTGACACCGTAAGACTGCTTCTTGATCGCGGGGCAAATATTCATGCTCGCGATGATTCTGCATTAAGATGTGCTGCTGGAAGTGGTCATACTGACACCGCAAGACTGCTTCTTGATCGTGGGGCAAATATTCATGCTCGCGATGATTATGCATTAAGATTGGCAGCAGAGGAGGGTCATCCTGATACCATACGGTTGCTTATTGATTACGGTGCAAATATTCATACGAGAGATTGGACCGGAAGCAATGCTCCATTACACTGGGCCACTAAAAATGGCCATCATTACGTTGTAGCAATGCTCGAACTTTGTTACATGAGAGGTTTTGAAGAATTTCGAGAAAATCCATTAGCATTTATAAATGCCCAACAAATGCCAGCGATGTGTCCTCTCTTACTCAAAGGAATTATTCCCATATTGCTTAAAAAACGCGTTCCTGCAGGCCTTATGCTTCTCTGGTCCATTGTTCTCAACCAAGAAGAAGCATTTAATCAACTTTTGAATATTTCGATGGAAGCTGAAGAAGATACTCATGAGAAAACGGAAGTCGAAGAATCATACGACATCGCAAATACGATAGACAAACATCACATGACCGCATTGATGTACGCAGCGCTTTTCGGCAATGAACGAATGTGCGCAAAACTGGACAAGAAGCAATTGAACTTGCAGCTGACGCCGGACATTGGAATACCGCCTCATACCTCTTGATGCAATTAAAAGGAAAAAATATTTTTTAAACCAAAATTCAATGGAGTTTAATATGAAAGTTTTACGCTTATTTTTTCTAACACTTACAATCTCGTCACTTTTCGCTGGCCTTGATGAAGATCTTATCGAAGCCGCTAAAAATGGTGACACGATAGAAGTGGAAGAACTTCTTGATCGTGGGGCAAATGTTCATGCTCAAGATGATTTTGTATTAAGATGGGCTGCTCGAAATGGTCATACTGACACCGTAAGACTGCTTCTTGATCGCGGGGCAAATATTCATGCTCGCGATGATTATGCATTAAGATGTGCTGCTGCAAATGGACATACTGACACCGCAAGACTGCTTCTTGATCGCGGGGCAAATATTCATGCTGATGAAAATGAAGCATTAAGATTTGCAGCTGGAAATGGTCATACTGACACCGTAAGACTGCTTCTTGATCGTGGGGCAAATATTCATGCTGATGATGATTTTGCATTAATAGGTGCTGCTTACAATGGTCATACTGACACCGCAAGACTGCTTCTTGATCATAGTGCAAACATTCATGCTGATGAAAATGAAGCATTAAGATTTGCAGCTGGAAATGGTCATACTGACACCGCAAGGTTGCTTCTTGATCGTGGGGCAAACATTCATGCTCGCGATGATCATGCATTAAGATGGGCAGCTGGAAGTGGTCATACTGACACCGCAAGACTGCTTCTTGATCGTGGTGCAAACGTTCATGCTCTAGATGTATGGGCTTATACTGCTCATCATCACGTTGTAACACTACTTGAAGCTTGTGGATTAAAAGGATTTGAAGAATTCAGAGAAGATCCATTGGCATTTATAGAAGATCAAAAGAACGCAGAAAGACCTGTTCCGCCGCAACTGATGCTCCTCTGGTCAATTATTCTCAATCGAGAAGAAGCATTTGATCAGCTTCTGAATATTTCAATGGAAGCTGAAGAAGATACTGATGAGAAAACGGAAGTCGAAGAATCATACGACATGGCAAATACGATGGACCAATATCACATGACCGCATTGATGTATGCAGCACTTTTTGGCAACGAACACATGTGCGCAAAGCTTGTTCATGCTGGAGCAAAGATTAATTTAAAAAATAGATGGGGTGAAACCGCAATACAACTTGCTGCAGGTTCAGGCTATTGGAATATCGCTTCGTACTTATTGAGACGATTAAAGGGAAAAAATATTTTTTAAACCAAAATTCAATGGAATTCTGTTTATGAAAATTTTACGCTTATTTTTTCTAACACTTACAATCTCGTCACTTTTTGCTGGTCTTGATGAAGATCTTATCGAAGCCGCTAAAAACGGTGGCACGAAAGAAGTGGAAGAACTTCTTGATCGC